>Ga0154331_101_pt1 | contig 12374 bp, 10 predicted proteins | sample RifGroA2_FD_115859 | JGI IMG/M metagenome (GOLD analysis project Ga0154331, IMG submission 115859) | Alphaproteobacteria bacterium GWA2_41_27
ATCGTCTGCTTTTTGTTAAAAACAAAAAAATTAAGCAAAAATTTTTGGCCTCTCTTCCCTCAAACGCAAAAACCTGGGGTTTTCTTTCAGGCACTAACTATTTGTTTTTTGGGTGCTGCATTTGTATCTGCTTTACCAGGATTTCTACCCACGCTTTTCCCTCCGCGTGCACGGTATAGCGGTGTTGCCTTTAATTATACTCTTGGACAGGCCCTGTTGGGAGGAACAACCCCCCTCGTTGCTACAACTTTGGTTTCATGGACAGGAGATCCAATCACTCCAGCTTATTATCTTATGTTGAGTGGTTTTTTGGGGGTACTTGCCTCTATTTTTGCCAAACCCCTTCATCAAGAAGTTTTGTTGAACTCTTTATTATCAAGCATTCCCTTTACAAGAAAAGGCAAGCTCACGTCATATCGGTACTCTAAGTCTGTATGATTGTCAGGAAACTCTTCATAGAGATGTTTTACCTTCTGATCTGATAAGGTTTTATGAAGGATTCGTGCCCCAAACTGAAGATGATATTGATCGAAACTTCCACAATCAATATAAAGGGCCTTCAGTAAAGAGAGATTTAGGATGCGCGTTTGAGAAGGAAAAGCCGGATCATGTGTAAGCCAGTTTTGCCAGCGTTCTTTAATCCATTGTCCTGTGTAGAGATCAAAAGGCAATCGAATTCCGAGGTAAGAGGAGGGATCAGGATCATAAGCTGCACAAAATGATAAAAACATCAACGTAATGAACTCTTTATGCGTTAATTTATGAGCCTTCTCAATATGCCTTATAAAAGGTTCAATCTTGTAATCATAGCCACTCAATTCCATAGAAATGAGGGGAACATAGCCACTGACAAGCCATTGAAATCCCATTCCGCCAGAATGGCATGCAACAGCCGACCAAATATCCGGTCGGGTCATGCCATAGGTTATAGCCCCAAATCCACCGGAAGATTTACCAAAGCAAGCCCTAAATCCTGAACCGCCGGTTGGGTAATGAGATTCCACAAAAGGAATCACTTCATCAATTAAAAAAGTTTGATAGTCTCCTATAACGCTACTGTTAATATATTGATTCCCGCGCAAGCGCGTAAAACAATCTGGGAAAACAACAATACAAGGAGGCATTTTATGAGAGAGAATGAGTCTATCGAGTCGCGTTGGTAAATTTTCCCGATCAGGGTGCCAATTGACTAAAGCTAGACCCGAACTATTATAGGGAGCAAGTGCCATTAAGAGAGGATAATGGTGTTTTTCATCATAGTGTGGCGGAAGATAAATAACTATTCTTCGTTCAGGTAGATCGCCGAGAAAATTATTTTCAAGAACCTTAGATCGAAGTTGATGATAAAAAATAACGGGTTGAGGCTTCATAGAAACTCCTTAAATTGAATTGTAGGCTAAGTAGCTACGCGCTGCAGAGAATTTAAGTTCATGTCAACACGTTCAATATGCTTCTTGCTTTTTAAGAGTACAGACGCTCCATTTACAGCTAGCAATCCTATTGTACTTGTTAACATTAAGTAAATTGCCGGAGCTTTTGGATCTCCCGTCCACGAAACCAACGCGGTTGCAGCAAGAGGGGTAATGCCACTAAAAAGGGCTTGGCCTACACTAAATCCAATAGCTGTCCCAGTAACCCGTTCCCTGCTAGGAAATAGCTGCGGCATGAGGCCAGGGGCAGCTCCCATGAACCCAACTCCAACTAAGCTAATGAAAATTTGAACAAAAATGACTGTTCCCAAAGAAAAATGATATTCAAGTAAAGAGAACAGAGGATAGATAGTAATCATAACTCCAAGCGCAGAATAAGACATAAACTTAACAGCTCCTAGGCGATCGGAAAGAAAGCCTGAAAAAGGAAGTAAGACCATCCATAAGCCAATAACACCTGTATTGATAAGAAGGGTAAGAGAAGCAGGAATCATAAGTTTGGTTGTCAACAGAATCTGCATATAAATAGAGACGATATAAAAGGGGATCTGAATGTTTGATCCAATGGCAATCGTGCACAGAAGAGTGAGTTTTTTTTCTCTAAAAAGAGACACCAGAGGAAAACGAGATTGTGGTGGTATAATCTTAATTTGGGAGAAGGAAGATGTTTCCTGAAGCTGTCTTCTATAATAATAAGCTGCGAGACCAAATCCACCCGCTATGAGAAAAGGAATTCTCCACCCCCAGTCTGGCATAAATGAAGCCGTACAAAGAGCCCCAAGCCCTGAGCCAAGAACAGCCCCTAAAAAAGCCGTTGCACACAAAATACTTCCCGCAAGACCAATCCTAGCTTGTGACACTTGTTCTGCAATAAAGACGGATGCACTCCCATATTCTCCTCCAACGCTAAACCCTTGAATGAGCCGGCAAAGGATGATGATGAAAGGAGCAAAAATTCCTATTCTTGCATACGAGGGCGTAAGCCCGATAATTACTGTTGGTAAGGTTATGAGCAGAATAGAAGTCAAGAGAGCTTGCTTTCTTCCATAACGATCTCCCACATAACCAAAAAAAGCACCTCCTATGGGTCGCATGATAAACCCCGCAGCAAATGCACCTAAGCTTGCCATTAATGATAGCGTAGGATTTAAAGATGGGAAAAAAACAGGTGCGAGAAGGGAAGAGAAAAAACCAAATAAGGTAATGTCGTAAAACTCTAAAGCAGTACCAGCCATAGCAGCAGATACGTTTTTTATTATGCTCATAAACCCCCCATTTATGAATGTTAAATAAATTTTTAGCTAATTTTTATAGTTTCTTCAATATCGCTTTTAAATGGGGCTATACATCTTTGAGATAGCGCCTATATGTAATTCATGCTTCACAAGCATGTATTAAAAATTATAATTATAAATAGTGGTCGTTGTTAAAGTATTTTTTAAGTTTAGTTTTTTACTTCTCACGTAAAGTGAGAATATGCACAGAAACTCTTTAGCCTCCCTAGAAAGATTCTGTGGTGCCTCCCTGAAAATATTAAAGGAGGATGTGTGGTGATGGTTCCTCCTTTTCTTTATTACAGGGCTGACAGTAAGTTTTAAAGGAGAGTGGTGATGCGAGAAAAGGGGTTTCATTTAGATGACCATTTAAAAGGACAAAAGGCACTTTATAGCTTGATAACACGTTATACCCTTAAAGATAAGCCAATCTTTACCCATTTTCGTTCAACAATCCATAAAAAACATAAGGAGCATCTCCGTATAGAAGATCCTTTATGGGAGCGCGTATGTAGAGAGGTTGTTGATCTCATGGGGCATGCAGGCCAACCTATACGGCAATGTAAGCCAGGATATATCTCTCATAGAAAAGGGGTTATCGCTCTTGATTGCCAAAGTGAAAAAGCCCTTCACTTCGCTCGGCAGTTTGATTTTATTATTTTAGGGAGTCTCAAACCCTATTTTCCAATCCTCAAGGCGGTAAAAGCAAGAAGAACAAAAAGCCTCTAAATTTGTCCTTAGATAAAAGAGCTTGTTTTTATCCTTTCTGTAGGAACTCTATATTTTAATAGGGTTCTATATACTTTTTGACCCAATCAACCTGGTCATTCATAGCGGCATAGGCTTGTTTTGGTGAATCGATGCTATGTCGTGGCTTTAGATTTGCTGCTGAGGAGATGTTTCCTAAAAAAACAAAGGCTATAAAACTAAACGCAATCCATCTCCACATTCTTATTTTCCTTGATAAACTCAGAATGGAAACAGGATAATCCAAACGATCTTAAGAATTCATTAAAATATTAGAGGCTCTCTAACTTCTAATCCCTAATCCTTTGAAAACAGACTCATCTTTAGCGTTCGTCTCTTAAGGTATTCATGATATAAAGAAAGCCAAAATTATAACGGCCACAGGGGCTTTATGAAGCGCTTTATCTCATCGCTGATCATCTTTTCTATGCTGTGGGTGGATGTGGCGCGGGCTATGGAAGAGGATGAGCGCCCCCCATCGCCGCCTATTGTAGCCAAATCTATACCTTCAAACACAACAGAAGAATTACCTCCCTCTCCCTCTGTAGTGCAGGCCTTGTTAAAACAAGTGGGAGAGGAAAAGGACGAGGATGATAAAGATTCTCAACTATCTTCTCCCGAAACACCTTTTCAAGACCCAAAGCCTAGGGAGATAGAATCTCCAGAATCAGATTCTGATGAGGCTATTGATAAGGATGGCAAAGCTGAGGAGGTTCCTCAAGAGAAGCCAGATGAGAAATCACCTCTTTTACCACCACAATCAAACGGCCATGCGTCTTTCCGAGATTCGATTAAAAAAGAAGATTCCAAAAGCTCGTCTAGTTCAAGCTCTTCCTTGACTCCAAAAACAAACAAAGGGAAGGAAGAATCTAGCTCCTCAGATGAAGAAGAAAAAGAGGAGCTGTCCTTAGATGAACGAATCGGAGAATTTTTTGCCTCTCTTGCCGCACTAGAGGACCAAAGGTTTACCTCTGCATCTTCTGTTCTTCGTTCTATCAACCATGAAGATGCAGAAAGACTTCCCTTACTTTCTGCAGCCGCTCAAGACAATGACCTTGAAAACCAGACTCTCCTCTCAAAAGCTTCCTTCCTACGTCAATCGCTTAGGGATATCCTTCAACAAAATAAAGATGCCGTTGCAGAGGAATTTAAGGCCTGGATTCAAGCTAATAAAAACGATCCCAAATGGCTTGAATCAAGGATCATAGACGTCCTTCGTGATTTGTTAAAAAAGCATGATAAATTTCTTCCGCCCTCCTTGCAGGACACATTTAATGATTTTGAGAACAATGCTGGACTTACCACTTTAACCCTACAAGATTGGCTTAAGACCATGGGGTTTCTTCAAGAAGAAGGGCTCGGGGATTTAGGCAAACAACCCCCACTTGTAAAACAATTTTACACCTTCTTCCGAGCGGTTCTTCAATATGATCTGGCATACCACTATCTCACCCAACAATCTGAGGGAATGAACGAGCGGGTCAAAGCCTTTCTCGCTTACTTTCAAAAATACGATGCCGAAGGCCAACATACCCTAAAACAAAAAGCAGCCTCCATTTTAGCATTGGTTACCGCCGCGGGAGCAAGTTGGGGTTTAGAATATATTTTTTTTGCGGATTCATTGGAATTTCTTAGTAAAATAAGCATGAGTTACCGGTGGGAATTTGTCTTTATAGCATCAATATTTCTTGATTCATTTCCCCGTGATTGGGAACTTTTTACTGAATTTTCTGCTCCCAGCAAATCTAAATTTTTAGGTCCTCCACAGAAAAAAATATGGAGAGCTCTGGATTTCATGGGAAAATCTGCGGTAATTTTACCTCTTGCAGGACTCACAGTTTATTATTACTCTTCCGCTTTCACTCTGACATCTTGGCAGGATTTATTGTTTTTTTCCTCTACTTCTGTTTGGTGGCTTGCTCTTGATGCAGCTGCCTCTGTTTTTCTTCAATTACGCATTGCGAATGAAGATCTCCACATAAAATGGGATCAGCTCAAACCTCGTCTTCAAGGAACTTTTATTGAAAAAGTGCCTTTGTTACGTCATATGCTTAAGCAGCATATCCCCTCTGTGCCTGACATTCGGCGCAATGACTTCATTAAATCCCTTAAGACAATGCGTAAAGCTGTTTACAGGATGGAGGGAGATATAATTGCCAAACTTTACAAGGAAATGTACACACTTCTTGCAAAGGACAAGAAAAATACCCCGAAAAATAAAGATAAAAGGGAAGAGTTAGATGCTAGGGAGGCTTTTTTAACTCTTTCTTATGTTAGAAAAGTCCTTGAAAATCACGCGGAGGAAGAAAGTGAAATGATTGTTAAGGCTTCATCCCATCTTTGGCATGATCGTCTTGCAGTAGGATTAGGAACCTTTTTTGCTTTGACGGCAAGTTATGCCCGTTATTTAGTATATCAATATGCAGGAAACTTTTTGTTCCATGAAGCCTTTGGCATTGAAGATAAAATAGTCCTTGGCATTCTCTCTAATGTATTTGCAACGATAGGGTGGCTTTTCCAAGGATTTGGAGAAGAAACAGCCATTGAAGAAAACATCCAAGGGATTTTAGGAAAACGAGAAAAATCTCAAAGCAGTCACCCATGGGCTCGGACCTTCGTGGGAGGGACGTCTGGTTTTATGGGGCTTTTTTTTACTCTCCCTTATCTCGTCACAGGTTTGCTTGCCATGAAAAGCTACTCTCTACCTATCCAAATTATCTGCTTATTCCCTTTCCTTTTTGCCGATGGCAATTCTAATGCGTGGCTTTTAAATGAAACCTATCGCTCCTATATCCATGGATATGATTGGCTGAAGGGAAAGATATGTGGAAATAATTCGCCAAGGATAAGTGTTGAATATAAAAGAGATTGTCTCATTCGATGGCTTGACCGTCTAATCAAATTAGGCAAAGAGGCCGACCCTCAGGTAATAATGGAGTTAGACACTTTCTTAAAGAGTCAAAAAACCCGAGGAAAAGCCACATCAAGAGCTCCAACCCTGGAATTAGAAGACTTTGTTGATTTGGGACAGACAGCTATGTAAATAATAGTCATTGGTCATTAGAGGTTAGAAATTTTCTAATATAAAAGCATTGACACCCGATACGTATCGAGTTGCTCTCAGGGTAATAATAAGAGGTCATTCGTGATTTTAACCTTTAAGTACAAAGAACTTCGGCTGTATTTTGAAAAAGGAGTTTCTTCTAAAATTAAGCAGAGCCATTTAAAGCGTTTACGCATTAGAAAAAGGAAAAAAGACTATGATGCACATGCCACCTCATCCTGGAGAAATCTTAAAGGAACTTTATTTAGAACCTTTAAATTTAACAATAACTGAAGCCGCCAAAGGACTCCAGGTGACAAGGAAAACATTATCAATGTTGGTGAATTGTCATACAGGTATAAGCCCAGAAATGGCTTTAAAACTTGCTAAGGCTTTTAATACCACTCCCGAAAGTTGGCTTAACCTTCAACAGCAATACAGCTTATGGGAATCAGAAAAAGAAGTCGACACATCACACGTTAAAATATTCTCATGGCCTCATCATGGAAAAGAACATAGGGTTTAGAAATTAGTAATTAGCAACCCACCCTCAGCGGGCGCAGAGGCTCATACCGTAGAGTAATGAATTGTAAGACTGGGACTCCGCGGTAGATCCGCGGAGCGTCAGGGTGAGAGGGTTCTGATCCCTAACGACTAATTTTCCTAAGTCGTTGATAAAAGTAGTAAATTTAAGATTCCCCTTTAGGCAAATAAAAGGTATAAACTAGTAATTAGAGGTTAGTAATTAGTTTAGGCCTTCTTTCTAATTACCAATCACTGATCACTAATTTTGGTATTTTATCTTTGTTTGTCTTGATGGCAATGTGTCGTGGTGGTAATAGTCGTGAGAGAAAAATTTAAGAGAAAAAATATATGCATAATATAAAACGCCTTCTCTCCTTAGTCCTCATTGCTGCTCTGGTCTTTCCTGATCTCGCGCGGGCAATGGAGGATGGTGATGATGGAAACCATCATATAACCAGAGCTCTTATTCTTCCACCGCCACAAGAACCAGAGCAACCAGAAGACAGTCTGAACCCTAGCACAGTTAGCACCGCAACCGTAACAACCTCAGATCCTGGGCAACCTCTCTTCTCTCTCTCACCCCCCACGAGTCCTTTTTCTTCTTCTCCTCCAGATGAAAAAGGTTCATCGTCTAGCTCTTCATTATCGAGCTCCGATAATCTTACATCTGTATCTCCTCCAGCATCCATAAGCCCAACTTCCGGCAGTTCAAGCCTTTCATCGTCCCCCACTAAAGAAGACCCCCACAAAACAACTGCACAGCTCTCAAATTCTGAATCTTCGCCAGGAAGCTCACCTCCAGATTCTAGTGTTGTTGTTGGGAGCTTGCAAAAAACTGGTGTTCCATTAGCAACTCTTAGGAAGGAGCTATTAAAAGCAGCCAGTGCTGTGGGCGATCAAAAGGAACAACCCGGTCCTCCGGTACCAGAAAGAGGGTTGGGTATCAATGGTTCTTCAGAAGACGTACTGTTCTCAGCATCCCCTCCTGGTAGTCCAAAGGAAACGGATCCTTTATTAGGGAAGAAAAAATCCGGAAAGAAAGAATCAAAAAAAGAGGAAGAAGAGGTTGTCGTTTCTCTGAGAGACAGCGGAGACAGTAGCGGATTAAGTGATAGCTCCTCCGAACAGAACCGTTTGACGCCAGCAGATGTTAAACAAGCTTGGAAAGGGGACAAAACACAGCAAGCCAGAGTGCGCCAGTTGGTTGAGTCGCTTCAACATGTGACACCCCAAGAAGCCCGTGACCTTGTCCAAGCCCTTTTGCAAAAGACACCCATTGGGAAAGATAAATCTGTAAACATTGCTGAACTTTCTGATGAGAAGTTAGGATCTGCTCTCCAAGAGTGGACTTGGCTGGATCCTGAACAAGACTTAGGAGGAGCCCCCCTACGAGTCGCACAGCTTCCTGAAGGCTGGGAATTCGACCCCTTAAAATTAAGGAAAATTAAGGCTTTTCTTGAATACTTAGAGCCCTACACCTTCCAAAACAAAAACACCTGGAAGCAATACCTTGCTATGGCAACGGCCATGACTTTGGGAGGATTAGCGGCATGGCCAATGGTTCCTATTTTCAACGTTGGTTTGTATGATATTGTTGACGAGAGGTTAGGTTGGTATCCTCTTACCAATAGCGTAACATTTGAAGTCGCATTACAGATATACGTTTGTGCAACAGCTCTCTTTGACAATGTTCCGCGTATGAGCTGGTGTGCCCGCCGTGCTTGTGCTCCTTCCACAAAGGCTTTTTCTGCTCCTCGTAACAAGCTTAAAGATTATCTAACCTATGGCTTATATGTGGTTAGTGGATCCCCCATTGTTTTGACCATGCTTTATTACCTCGTGGACGCAGAAGAGCAATTTGTTCACAATGCAGAACAATGGGGGGTAGACCCCACACCGTATAAAGTATTTCCTTACAAATGGGGCGGGTTTTTGATGTTTGAAACCTTTGTTTGGAGCTTGGATCAATTCCATAACTTTAAAGGATGGGTCGCTGAAAGATTCTTTAGTGATTCAGTACCCCGGGGAATAACGCATGAATATGTTCCGTTTCGCCGTGGCCTTTTGAAGAAACTCAACACCTTACAAGAGGCTTTTAATTGGATGCCTAATGAGCAAATTCGCCACATTTACGGTGAATTTTATAAGAAGGAATTACTTGATGACATGAAAGCTCAAAATCCTGATGGTACTCAAAGCCAACGGGAAAGTATGATGGCCTATTGCCGGCTGAATTATCTTTTAGCGCTTGCGGGCCAAGTGGAAGAAGATCATATCCAGGCAAAAAGTCATTATAAGGCCATTACGGAATGGATTAGTGCTATGAGTGCTCTTAGCGCTTCTGTTGCCCGCGTCATTGCCATGCAACTTGTGTTTTCAGCAATGATTAAGTGGATAAGTTTTGATAAAGTTTCGGAAGATGCTGCCGAGAAGTGGGGATGGGGATTAAGTGCGGCCTTAGGCCTTATTGGACAAGGTGTTGCTGAAGTTACAGGTGGAATTGATTTTTTCCATCGGTATGTTCCTAGTACAGGTCTTGTTCAAAAGACAGAACCAGAGAACGAAACAGCTTTTCGCGCGGTTCGATATCCTGCTATTTGGTATACAGCTCTTGAGTCTGTATGGAATCTGATTCCTTTGGTAGCCCTTTGTTTAGATAGTGTGGATAAATTCTTTGGCGGAAAATACATTTGGATGCTTCTCTTTTCAACTTATATTGCTAATGAATACTTTGGTGGTGCCGCAACCTTAACTGAATCTTATGTTCGCAGTATCCCCACCAATGCCAATCGGTTATGGAATCATATGCGACGCCTCTGCGGTTATGAATACTCGACAGGATATATGCGAGATGAGTTGAGCTTAATGGTAGAGCGGTTTCGGAACATTATTGAAAATACTGATTTAGATACCCTTGTCTTTATTAAACAAAACATGGGTGAAGGGAAGCTTGGAGAGTCTCTATCTTCATCCACAAGTTCAAGTCCCACCTCCTCTCGATCTCCTCTCGTAATCTCTCCAGAAGATTTAACTTCTGAGGATGAGGAGGAAGAAGAAAATCTCGGATTCTCTTCGACATGTCAACTTAAAGGAGAAACGCGCGTCTCTCCTTTAGAGACGGAAGTGTAAAAAAGTTTTCCCCCTCCAGATTTTTCCTATAATTCAAGGGGCACGGGGAGGACAACCCTGACCTATACATCCCGATTTCGACGAGCTCAACGACGTTCCTGCTTGGGGATGATCCATATTCAATTTACAGGATTCGGGGTGATCCTTACATATATCTGGAGAAACAGTAGCACTGATAGCCGCCCCTCCTTGTCCCATCCCTCCCAAAAGTCCTACGAGAGCTATGCTCATTAAGAGAGTCTGAATTTTCATGATTTCCTCCTATTTAGGTGTTAGTGATTGGTAATTTACTATCTTCTTTTATTTAGTATTTTCAGTTTATCGAAAAATAGTTTATAAAAGTTTAAAAGAAAAAGAATTTTCTAGATGATCAATGGAGGATTTTATCTACAGTGACAAACATTTTGGAGTCGCGCGCTTGTTCTTTGCAATAAAAACTTGCCCTCGTAAAGACGAGGATATTTATTTGATATTTCCAAATATTTCTAAAAAACCCCCACTCGAGAGCATTCTCCTTCGTTTTGCCTTTTCTGGTGAAGCCCTCTTTGACGAGAAAAATAAGAATAAGCGTCTAATATATTTTTATGGGGCTATGCGGTTGATTCCCGGACCCTTTATTATTTCATTTTGGCTCGTCTGTGCCCGCCTATAATCGTCATTGCGACCACGAGCGTAGCGAGTGGGAAGCAATCCAAGTGTATGTAAACAAAGGTTTCTGGATCGCCACGCCCCCTACGGGGACTCGCGATGACGATTCTTGGTAATAGTTTATACTTCTCTTAACAAGGTACTCACAAGTACGGGAGTCAACTGCATAGCCCCATATTTTTATTGTTCTTTGAAAAATCAATTCAGGTACGCAGAAGTAATAATCTTTTTTTCCAACGACAAAAAGCGGAATGAGTTATCTCTTTTTCTCTGCAATATTCATTTTGACTTAAGCCACTTTGCTTCCAATCTTCAATAATAGCTTCCCATGTCTTTTTAATGTCTAATTTTCTTTGTGACGCAGGGTAAATTTTGGGTATCCAATGACGGAAAGAAGAAAAGCTTATCTCTTTCTTTTGACAATACTCTTCTCGACTTAAACTACTTTGTTTCCAATCCTCTATAATAGCTTCCCATTCTTCTAAGGTATGTTTTTTTGCTGAAGAAGGACAAAGCGCTCCTTTCCAACGAGAGAAGGCGGAATGGGTTATCTCTTTTTCTCTGCAATATTCATTTTGACTTAAGCCACTGCGTTTCCAATCTTCAATAATAGCTTCCCATTTCTTTTTAATGTCTAATTTTCTTTGTGACGCAGGGTAAATTTTGCGTGTCCAACGACGGAAAGAAGAAAAGGTTATCTCTTTCTTTTGACAATACTCTTCTCGACTTAAACCACTTTGTTTCCAATCTTCTATAATATCCTTCCATTTTTCCTTGAGATCTTCTCTTTCGGTTGCAAAAGGATAAAACTTTCTGATCCAGCAATTGAAAGTGGGGTACTTTATCTTTTTTTTATTACAATATTCATTTTTGCTTAAGCCACTGGCACTCCAATCCTCGACAATAGCTTTCCACTTTTTCTTGAGATCCGGTCTTTTATCTGAAAAATAAGTAGAAGAAGGATAAAGTTTTCTTTTCCAATTAGCAAAAGTACTAGGTTTGAACCCCTTCCTCCGACAATATTCATTTTGATTTAAGTCACTGCGTTGCCAATCTTCTATAATACCCTTCCATTTTTTTTTGGTAGGAAGAAGCCTTTCTTCATTCTTAGTAGGATATATCTTGATTTTCCAATTATAAAAGGTACTAACTTTTAGGTCCATCTGCCTACAATACTCTTTCGAGCTTAAGCCGCTATTCTTCCAACCCTCTATGATATTTTCCCATTTTTTTTGAGCAAGGATGTGGCGTTCTTCAGCGCTAGAAGGATAATACTTTATTTTCCAAGAACTAAAAGTTGGGAAATTTAACCCCATTGTCCTACAATACTCTGTCAGGGATAGGGTACTGTGTTTCCAATCCTCTATAATAGCTTCCCATTCTTTTGAGGTACGTCCTTTTGATGAAGAAGGAGAGATCTTTCGTTTCCAATTGTTGAAGGTGTACCAATTTAAATTCATTTCTTTACAATACTCTTTTGGGTTTAAGCTACTGTGTTCCCAATCCCTTATAATTTCTTCCCATTTTTTTAGAGTACGTCTTTTCCTTGATGAAGAAGGAGAGATCTTTCGTTTCCAA